>Ga0155115_130_pt1 | contig 8097 bp, 6 predicted proteins | sample RifCSPhighO2_01_FD_106083 | JGI IMG/M metagenome (GOLD analysis project Ga0155115, IMG submission 106083) | Candidatus Taylorbacteria bacterium RIFCSPHIGHO2_01_FULL_43_120 | reverse complement strand
CCCATTTCGGCACTGAAGCAAGAGGGGATTCTCCTGTATCAGTCGGCTGATATTTCTCCACGTCCGGCAGTTTTACCGGCAAATCTTCTTCAGGCACTGCCACCCAGCCGGGATTAATCTGTTCCTCTTTGGCAATTGGGTATTGCTTTGCCCGTCGTAGCTTCTTAGCGAAGGCGGGGGAATTGGGTATTTCCGCTCGTCTTTTGCACTCTTCGCAAAAGACGAGCGGAATCGGTTCCCCCCAATATCTCTGCCTGGAAAAAACCCAGTCGCGAAGCTTGTATTTGACAGCAACGCTTCCGCCCGTAAACTCTGTAATTTTTATCTTCGCTTCTTCCGAATCCATCCCGTCAAATATGCCGGAGTCGTGCAATATACCCTCACCTGTATGAATATAGTCGGGATTATAAGCAGTATCTCCTGACTTTATTACGAATTTCGGCTCTACAACTCTTCTTATCCCCAAATTATATTTTTTTGCGAACTCATAATCTCTCTTGTCGTGAGCGGGAACAGCCATTATGGCGCCTGTGCCATAATGTCGTAGTACATAATCAGCAATCCAAACAGGAATATATTCTCCATTGGCCGGATTTATTGCTTTTATTCCTCGGAGTTCTACGCCCGTTTTTTCCTTGCCCTCGGCTGTTCGTTCTTGCTCAGTCTTATTTTTTGAGATTTGTATATATTCCTCAACCTCTTGCCAGTTGGTTATTTGTTGCTTTATGTCGGTTATCTTTTCATGTTCAGGAGAAAGCACCAGATAAGTGGCTCCGAACAAAGTGTCCGGTCTCGTAGTAAACACATCCACATTATCCAAATCAAAAAGTCTTATAAATTCGTGTCTAATAAATTGATCGAACTCACTAAACGCTACATGAAAGGGCTGTTCTATTCTGAATTCTCCAGTATCCGCGTCTTTCATATACCGATCAAAAACATAACCCTCATTAGTTTTAGGTGACTTGTTTTTTTGTAAGATGTATTCTCTTTGCACGTTTACATAATCAACAGTTCCTCTGCCGTCAGTAAATGAAATCGCGTAATGAAACGTGGCCTTTGATTCTCCGTACTTATGAACAATCTCCTCAATCCAGTTGCCAACCTCTTCGTCCGTGGCTCTTCCTGTCTCCATATTTGCCTCTTTTCTGGCATGTACTACAAAACCGCCGTCTTTGGGCCATTTTTCTATCCATTGTATTTGGTCAGTAGATACGGTCGGTATGCCAGTTTTCTGGTAATAAAACTGGGATTTTAATCTGGCGTTTAATTTGAAATCATCTCCCTCTACGAGATCCGAGTCATCAATATCAGGTATATCACTCAGAGAAATTACCTCAAACGGAAAGTCCTTCGGAAAGGCGTCTCTAAACATCTTTACCTTGGCCTCATTTCGCGTTCCAATCAGTATTTTTTTTGGCCATATGTTACCTGTATTTTTTTTTGAATTTGATTCTTGTGATTTATTTGGAAATTGGTAATTGGTAATTGGAAATTTTATCTCCGATCCTTCCGACCTACCTATCCAATTTCTCTGTTGGATCTTTATTTTTTCAAGATAATCAACATCGTCCAAATCCTTATCCAGCCGATCGGCGTATTTTGTAATTGCCAGCATCCACTGATCTTTCTCTCTTTTTTCCACCACCGTCCCGCATCTTTCGCAAAGCCCGTCTATAACTTCCTCGTTAGCCAGGCCAATCTTATCTTTCGGACACCAATTGATAGTCATCCTTTTCTTATAAGCAAGACCTTTTTTGAATAATTGCAAAAAAATCCATTGCGTCCACTTATAATACTCGGGGTTTGACGTATCAATCTCACGAGACCAATCAAAGCTGTAACCCAGTGATTTCAATTGTTCTCTGAACTTGCCAGTGTTTTGTTTCGTCACCTCGGCAGGATGAATGCCGGTTTTTATGGCAAAGTTTTCGGTAGGCAGACCGAACGAGTCGTAACCGATCGGGTAGAGCACGTCATATCCTTCCGCTCGCCTTTTACGAGCAATTATATCCATAGCGGTATTGGATCGGATATGCCCGACATGAAGCCCCTCGCCGGAGGGGTACGGAAATTCTATGAGTCCATAAAATTTCTTTTTATCGGAATCATCCTTCGCCGCGTAGCATCCTTCTTTATCCCACCTCTCCTGCCACTTCTTTTCTATTTTTAAATGGTCGTATTTTTCCATGTGTTTTCGCTGTTCATGTCAATTATTAAAACTATAGCAATATATTGCTTCTTCATCAAATAAGAGGTAATGTCAATGGCAGAAACGCAGTAAACCAAAACGTCAAAATACTCTGTGAGTGTAAGCTCTATGAAAAATCAAAGTTCTCGCTATACTCTTCCGTCTCCAGTCTGGTTACAAGTGCTGGGTTTGATACTTTTTACAGTATTTTTCGTGCTCTTGTCTATATCCTCTTCCAATACATGGTTGGGCGATGTTCTCATAATAGCTTCGATCTTGTTCTTATTCTTAGCTGTTTATGGTGTCAAGTTGCGCTTGGTCATGCAGTATCATCATGATGATTTAAAGACTGCTAACGATGCATGGAGTGTTGCTCGTGGACACTTGTTCAAACTTCACTCAATTCCAATTTTGGGGTTTATCGTTACGTATATCTTACGTAATCAGCTTCACTGGTTCATCAAAGAAATCAAATACAGGAAGTGCCACGAATTATATGTACGCGGTTTACATAATTTATCGCCGCGTCAACATAAAGGAACGATGGATCTCTATATTGAAAAATTAGAACCGTTCAATGAAGCGCGAGAAATTTCCGATCCAGATATCGATTTTCATTATTGGCTGAACTGGCTGGAAATTCTATTGGGTCAGTTGAAGTTCCATGCGCGTCTACACGCGAGGGAGTGCTTCAACCGCTGGTACGAACTCTCAATCAGGCACAAGGCGAACGAAGTTGTTAAAACAGGCCAGAGACCGCTATATGATGCGCCAGACGGCTTTACGAAAGACGACATTGATGATGTGTATCAGAATCAAATCGCCTACGCATTCAATAAAGCATCTGTAGCCGCCCGTATCAGAGATAAACTTGATAAAATACATGCTTCTGGAATGGCGAGCATAGAAGGAACTCTGAAACTCATTGACGATGTTTTCGTAGCGGCAAACACTGCCGATGAAACAACAGCCGTCGTCGCCGTCCACTAGCTCTTCATTCATATACCCGTCCCCGACAAACGTCGGGGATTTTTTGTAGATGCCGCTTAACGAAAAGCGCACACGAATGGGGAACGATTTGCGGCACTACTCTCAAAAGTCATACATTGCCTTTTCTCGTGTACGGAGTGACACTTTGTCTGAGGCTATTAAACTGCGGCTATTAAATTGAATGTTGAAAAAGTAACGGTCAGTAACATTAATTAAACCAAAGAAAGTAAATTTTAAGATCGGCAGCGCAGGGCATTCCCCCTCTGCCCCTCTTTAGAGGGGAAGTGCCGACTGTGTCCCGCCGTAGCTCTTCTTAGAGCGAAGGGGGAGTCCTCGAGGCGATGGGGTGTTCCCCATTCGTATAATTAGTATGCATCCCCGACGCTTCGGTCGGGGCTCCGACCGAAGCGTCGGAGTCGTATATTAGTATTTTTTTGTAATTTCGGATTTCTCCTTCGAGTTCCTCAGGATGGTGAGTTTGTCGAACCAGAATTTCGTGCTTTTTTTGTGTACGCTTTTCGTTAAGCGGTATCTACTATAAAAAGCCGTGGAAAGAATTCCACGGCCATCGCGCTTTGCTGTCCCATATTAGGTATACGCCAGATTGTATCGAGCACAAAAATCCTCAAATTCCCCGATGTATCGCTGAATAGACTTATAGGATCTTCGCTCTACAGCCACGGTAAGAATATCGCGAGTTTTGCAAAGCACTCCCAAAACCAATTTTCGTCTTTCAATATCCACTGGTTCTATCAAACTACCCATGTACCACGCTTCCATCTCTACCCACCTGGAATTCAGGGCGCGCGCGGCACGATAGATTTCCACCTCCACCTCCACTCTCTCTTCTTGAGTCGTCGGAGGATTTCGCCCTTTAAGTTCTGTGTATTTCGATACTGCCTGCTCAAGCGAATTGATGCACATTTCAATTTTATAATCGGTCATTTGAACATTCTCCTTTCCATACAGACAATACACCAAAGAGAAACCCCTCGCAATCGCTTACGAATACAAAAATTGCGAAAAATCCTGCGGACATCCGATGTCCGCAGGAATGATTCAATAACGGAGTAACCGCTCACACCAGTGCTGTCATTCCCGCGAAGGCGGGAATCTAGGCCATATTAATAATCTGGATTCCCGCCTTCGCGGGAATGATGGAAGAAAAAGGTGTTACAGTTAATAGATTGCTCGGTCCTGTGAGTGGTTACATCAAAAACTGACGCTTGAAGAATGGAATGTTAAATGGTAATGTGCGGCGAGATGCAGGGCTTCCAACAAGAAGCCGAAACAAACAAAAAAACAGTTCAAAGGAGAAGTTATGACAGACAAAACAAAAGGCGGATTCACATTGTTAGAAACGATGATCGTCATTGCGATCATCGGACTACTCGCGGCGATAGTAATTCCGAATCTCGTGAAGATCAAACGCGCGAAATCTCTACGAGCCACGATGCAAAAAGTTTTGCTTGTTCCAAGCAAAGAATGTCCAAATCTCTTTACAAAAGGAAACACAAGTTTCCTCGCAGTGGAGGTGGACAAGGTCGCCCAATATCAAATGGAAGCATCGTTCTTCGTGCTTGAAGCGGTTGAGAGAGTCCAGCGGCATTACCCGTCCTTGAATACGGCGCGTATACAAATCGTATACCATGTTGGTGCCGCCCCCTACAATGTTGGGGTTTATTTCTTTCATGACGAACCGCTGTCGCTGTCCACCAATTATTCGCCGCTCGCCGTTAGCGACTAGAGCTTGGCCAGAAAAAACAAAGAAAAAGCCCTTAAAAGCATCGATGCGTTAGAAGCTGGTTAGGCGCAAAGTGGTGCCGGCAGTGCAGGATCCCAAAGTCCTGCACTTTTTATATTGATTATCTTTTGATTTTTGAAAAAGAAAGGGCGCGCTTCAGTGCGCCTGCTCCCTTCGGAGAGCTAGCAGGCGCGGGAATGACACCCTTCAGGGTGTGAGCGGTTACCTCATGGCATTTTGACATCACTCTCGAAATTTACACATTGCCTTTTCTCGTGTACGGAGTAATGTGTAAGCAGAACATTTGAAAGGACATTGCCATATGAAAAGTAAACTTCAAGTCGATTTACCGTGGGAAATGGCTATAGCAGATACACTAGCTATAGTATGTTTGGGCGGTTTTATTTATCTCTTGACTCTTGCGTCCGCAAGACCAGTCAGTGAACTCATTTGGGTTTTCCTCATCCTTACAGTAACGGTTCTTCTTTCTGACTGCCTCAAGGGAATTGCCGGTATTAGAAGCATCTACCGGTTTCTGGCAGGAAAAGAGAACATTGAATGCGACGCCGTGACTGAAATGGAGGAATTGCGGGCGGACGCATGCAAAGTTTTCAGTTTCCCGATCATCGGCCCCGTTGTATATTTTGCCTTCCTTCGCAGGCCTATAAAAAAACACATGGAGCGACTGCGGCACTTCATTTACGCCGAACGAACAAATGCGATAAACTCATACTCCTCATACACAGACCCCGCGCGTCTGATCGATGAAGCACTGCCGGTTATTGAAAAAACATACCGGATGTTTGACGAAGTCGAAAGAAACGATGAGCAATTCCACTGCTGGCTTAACGCTTTGGAAACTAGCGTGCTTACACTTCTATCAGCCAAAGAAGCAGAGCACGCGTCAACTCATCCATTGAATCGCCACGACAACAGTAAAACGATCATTGACAGGGTCGACAAACTCAAAGACCTGTCTTGGAAGTCGAAACAGTTTTCAACCCGCGTCTAACGCGGGTTTTTTATAGTAGATACCGCTTGACGAAAAGCGCACCCGAATGGGGAACACGCTGCGGTGTCGCTCTTAAAATTTACAGTCGCAGGAAAACACCACCGTGATTGCAAAACATTTCAGCTTGCGGCAGTAAATCTGTTGGCGCAATATGGACACCAATCTGTCCGACTGTCCGAAAATTACCTCTCCAATCCCTCATCAAGCTCAAAAATAAAACTCCACCTTTTTGAGATGGAGTCTGTGTCTGTGTAATGCGACATATGGTCAATCCATCGTCCGAAACAGCACGTACCAGTACGAATGGAAAAGGGCGTACGGGCAACCTACCAAGACGATGATGACGAGGAGGAGATCCAACCCCGACACTATTTTTTTAAGAACCATACAGTGAATGATATTACATCAAATCGGGGGTTTTGGGAAATTCACCCCTTCGTGCTTGACATAATTGAGGTAGTTTGCTATAATGCTACTCAGAGTGATCGCCTTTCTGAAACCTCTAAAACGTGGCTTCAGATAAGCTCATTTCGATAACCTCCAGACGCGTTCTGGGGGTTTTCTTTTTGCCTAAATCTTAAACTCTATCACACCACCATCTTTAAAACTTGACAACAGTATACTATTCGTAGTATTGTCGTTATTGGAGAGAAGGTGATATTTTATGCGAATGAACGCAGCTGGACAACTCGGAGCTCACACTGGCGGAAGAAATCTTGGTGGATACGATGCGATCGGTCAACTTGGCGGACATGTTTCCAATCCGCAAATTCCTGAGCCGAAATCTTCTCCACAAGACATTCTCCCAAAGGCTAAAGCACGCAAGAAGTCCAAGAAGTAATTCCTAGCCACCAATCGCAAGTCGCGGTTGGTGGCTAAATCTTAAACTCCATCACACCACCATCTTCCTTCAACAGAAAACCCACCTCTCGCGACGTGAATTTTCCGTGTTGAGATGGCGGGTTAATTAATCGAGTTTCGAAGTGATCTGAATGAAGGGTGAGATCACAAGATTGACACTATTTTCCGTCTGATCTTTTGGATCTCCCAACAAGACAGTTCCGCCATATGTATTTGCGAGTAGCTTGAGGATAACCCTTTCTTCGGGCTTCTCAGCTTCCAGTTTGGCGGCAACAACACCTTGAATCAGGTTTTTGCCTGTGACTTTCATTGTGGCTCCTTTGGTTAAATTTTGAACTTAATGGAAACTACCAAAAACATAGTAACACTAAATTTAAATTTACGCAAGAGAACTCACCTGAATCCACTTGACAGATTTATACAATCTGCTATAGTATCTTTGGTTCTGTGCTGATAGTGGCTCGAGTTGGTATAAGGCACTGGTCTATTCCAGCCCCATTGGGGATAGATGGGTTCAAATCCCGTCGTCGGCACAGAATCATTCTAAACCGCTTTTTCTTCGGAAACTTGCGGTTTTTTCTTGCCTAAAATCTTAAACCCCATAGCACTACCATTTTCTCAAACTTGACATGTATATGGCAAATGTGATATGTTATGTTAAGTTTTAATCTCAACAGAAAGCACATTATGCCAACCACCATCAAGTCCGTGTGTGATCAAGTGAAGGGTAAACTTTGTAAAGTGCCCATCCAGGATTTTGGAGCAGCTGCTGCAGTTCGCGAAGTGCAGCGCGCTCTCGACCCCAAGGGCACCAAGCGTCTGACCAGGACTCAAGTCATGGCTACAAAAGCATTCCTTGATGTCGTGGTCGCCACTGCTTACCACTGATCGCTCACAGCCAGCCTAATAAGGTGCCGTTCGATGAAAATCGAGCGGCGCTTTTCCTTTAGACTTTAAACTCCACTCACCTTTCGCTCGCCTTGGAGGGCTCGCTCAAGATGATGGAGTTTAAATCTTCATGCCTTACGGCATTTCAGATCTTAAACTCCATCACATCACCATCTTTCACCACATACTCCTTGCCTTCCGTGCGAATCAATCCTTTTTCGCGAGCCGCGGCATACGAGCCGGCTTCCAGAAGCTTATTCCATTCTATAACCTCCGCGCGAATGAATTTATCCTTGAAATCCGTGTGGATCGCCGTGCCGGCAAGGGGAGCAGTCCAACCCCTCTTGATCGTCCATGCGCGTGTTTCGTCTATTCCCGTCGTGAAGTATGTAATCAATTCAAGAAGCTCGT
>Ga0155115_102_pt1 | contig 8446 bp, 10 predicted proteins | sample RifCSPhighO2_01_FD_106083 | JGI IMG/M metagenome (GOLD analysis project Ga0155115, IMG submission 106083) | Candidatus Taylorbacteria bacterium RIFCSPHIGHO2_01_FULL_43_120 | reverse complement strand
TGAACGGGTATGCCTCATTCGTATTACCATATATTAATAAAATAGCACAGGATGATAATAAAAGTCAATAAAAAAAAGACCCCCCTTCTTCCCCTCTTTAGAGGGGAAGTGCTCCGAATATTTATCCGATAAATATTCGGAGCGATGGGGTGTCTCCTTCTCTTCCTTTTTTCTTCATTTTTTAAATTTGCATTTTTTTGGAATTTGTTATTTGGTGCTTCGTGCTTATCTAAAGAGGGAGTGTCTTCTTCTCTTGTTCGTATTCATCCCCGACGCTTCGGTCGGGGCTCCGACCGAAGCGTCGGAGTCGTATATTAGCATCGCGTCCGCCTGCGTGTGTACATTTGCTTAAAATAAAGTAGAATATTTAAAATATGAATAAAGGCAAATATATCACAGCCATATTGTCCGTACTGGTGATCTTCGCAGTCGCCGTTTTTCTCATTGGAGAAAATTCGCGCGTAAACAATAAATTATCTCTTCTGGAAGAAAACGCCAATGATCTCACCGCCGCGGTAAACAGCGCCTACAGCACTCTAAATATTCTTCTTGAAGAGAATAATGAATTGAGAAGCTGGCTCGCGGAAGAGGAAAAAAACCGTTCGTTGGCGGAGGAATACGTAGCAGAAAGTTCAAAAAAATTTGAAGATAAAATAGATGAACTCAACAAAGAACTCAATATACAGAAAAAATACGTCGCTTCCTCCGACATTACAAATATAATAAAAGAATGGAGTCCCAGAGCCATACGCCTGACCTGCGAATTCAAAAAAGAGGGCAAAGAGATAATGGCGCGGGGTTCGGGTATCGTCTATAGAGACGTCACCGCTTCCATAATAACCAATAAACATGTAGTCTCGCGTGATAGCGGAGAAGAGCTTACGTCATGCAAGGCATTATTTCCGGAATCAGGTCTTGAGCTTACGGTTGGCAAAGATCAAGTAAATATAGACAATGAAAGCGACGTGGCTTATCTGGACATTTCATCCGGAACCAATATTCCCATATCCACTTTGAAGCCACTGCCCTTCTGCTCATCCGTTCCAAACCTCGGCGATCAGGTAGTCATACTCGGATATCCGGCAGTGGGATCAATGACTACCGTCACAGCCACCGACGGCATTATTTCCGGCTTTGACGACAAATATTACATTACGTCCGCCAAGATTGAACAAGGCAATTCAGGCGGAGCGGCAATACTCGTGAAAGACAACTGTTTCGTCGGAATACCTACTCTTGTCATCCGAGGCCGGCTTGAATCATTCGCGAGAATTCTCCCCGCGATTAAGAAGTAAATTTTAATATCGGCACCACATGGCGTTATTCATCCCCAACGCTTCGGTCGGAGCTTCGACCGAAGCGTTGCAGTCGTATTATTCGTATCCATTTGTATATTCGTATTAATTCGTATATTAGTATTATTTTATTACTTTAATGGATAATTAAACATCCACTCTACCCCATACTTATCGGTTATCACTCCAAAGAGAGCCCCCCAAAACTGTTTCTCCAGCGGCATGAATACTTCCCCTCCATCGGAAAATTTTGAAAACAAACTTTTTATCTCCTCTTCACTCTCGCAATTTATAGAAAGCGCCACATTGTCACCCACAATCGCTTTATCGCGCATCATGTCGGACGCCAAGATCTCCATGTCCCCTTTCTTCAAACTGGCATGAATAATCTTATCTTTCGCCTCGGGCATTTCACCGGCCATAGGACTCTCGCCCATCGTTTGGAATGTCAATTCTCCGCCAAGGCAATCATTATAAAAATTCATCGCCTCGCGGCATTTATCATCATTGAATCTCAAGTAAGGATTAAGTTTTAGCATATATTTCACAAATTAATATTAAAATTATTCTACTTTGCAATTATTATTTTCAGATTAATTAGTAAATTTTAAGAGCGGCACCGCAGGGCGTTCCCCCTCTTCCCCTCTTTAGAGGGGAAGTCCTCGTTCTTACGAGGGATGGGGTGTCTTTGCTTTTCTGTCTCATTCGTATTCATCCCCGACGCTTCGGTCGGGCCTCCGACCTAAGCGTCGGAGTCGTACCGTGTCCCTCCGTAGCTTATTAACGAAGGGGGATATTAGCATCGCGCCCCCATTCGTGTGCACTTTTCGTCATGTGGTATCTACCTTTTTTATGATTTGACTGTGGCACCACATGTGCGACGTAATTACGAGCGTAATTACGTCTGTAATTACGAAACATACCCCAGCTTTTACCCTAAAACTTAATTGCTTTTGGAGCTGTTTTTGTGTTTTACAACCAATGAATTTTAATATAATGTTCCGTTTAGAGTCGCCGCCGAGCGGCACAGGCCGAAACGCTGCCTTAAAGCGTAATCAAGCACATACAAAAAGGAATATTCATGATGCCAATCACTCCATCTCTAGGAGAAGATCTCTTGGAACTCGGAAAACGCTGCAGCGCAGTCTACATATGCCCCAAAGACGGCTCCGTACGCAAGGGACCTCTGGTTGCCTACGCTGGAAAAGACGGCAAAGGACGGAATCTAGTCGGAGATATTTACTTCAACTTCCGGCGGATCGAAGTGCACCCGAAAGTGGTCGAGGCATTCGCCGTGGCGGCCTGGAACAAAATCTTCAAACGAGGTTTGCTCGGTTCATTCGATACCGTCTGCGGTATTCCGCATGGCGGTCGGACGTTCGGTCAAATGCTTGCTCTCGTCGCAGGCAAGCGGTTCGCGTACGCGGAAAAGAAGCCGAGGCCGACGGAAGCAGGCAAAAAACAGGAGTACACCTGGGACCTCTCGCAGTTTGATTTTGAAAAGGGCGAGCGTGTCGCGATCGCGGAAGACGTTTTCAACAACTTCCAGAATACCGATAGCACCCTCGCGGAAATCGTCGTCACGGGAGCGAACGTCGTGCTACTCGTCGGGGCGCTCAATAGGTCGCCGGTTTATGACACTATCTATACGCCAAAGGCCATTCCGTTCGCGGGACGCGTGATTCCGGTCATCGCTTCCATTCGCGAAGCGTATCCCGAATACAAGCAGGACGATCTCGCTGTCGCGGCCGATGTCGCGGCCGGAAATGTAGAGTTTGAAGTGAAAAAGAACTGGGCGCGTCTCTGCGCGGCCATGCAACAGTAATTCTCAAACCAAACGAAAGGAAAACACAGTATGAAAAAGACAATGACACCGGCGGAACGATTGATCGTTGCCGCCGACTTCAAACCGCAAGCGTTACAGGGTAATAGGAAATGGCTTGCAAATGATCAAGGGCTACTTCGTCCGGAGTTGCGCTATCAGGTCAGGGAAAGTGTGATTCGACTTGCCAACTTTCTCAAAGGAACCGGAGTCTACCTCAAGGTGAACTCCGCCCTACGAGCCGTCGGCTACGATCTGATCGGTGAAATCCACTCGCACGGCTTGCGGGTCTTCGCTGACCTCAAGCTCATCGACATCGGCGAGACGCTGTCCACTGATGGCATTCTCCTTCGCGAAGCGAAGCCGGAACTCTTGACCACTATGTGCGTTGCGGGTGTTTCCGCGATGAAAGCTCTCAAAAATGAACTGCCGGACACGGAGGTGCTCGGCGTGACGGTTCTAACAAGTCTCAGGGACGCTGACACGCAAGCGATGTTCACCTGCTCGACCGAGGAAGCCGTCATGCGGTTCTCTCATGTGGCGGCAGATGCGAAGATCGACGGACTCATCTCGTCTCCCAAAGAGGCGGAAGTGCTCCGTGCGAAATTCGGCATCGTCTTGTCACTCAACACTCCGGCCATCAGGCCGACGTGGGCAATTGTCCCCGGTGACGACCAAAATCCGGAGCGGATCATGACTCCCGCGAAGGCCATCGTGGCCGGCGCGGATCGCATCGTGGTCGGCCGTCCGATCGTGAGGGCTACAGACCCATACGACGCGGTCATGCGAACGATAGAGGAGATCGCCTCCGCGGTTGGTTGAGTATTCCTCATCTTTAACAGCCTCAAATAGGGGCTGTTTTTTTATATAGGACTTACGCATTTTCTGTCATTCCCGCGAAAGCGGGAATGACACCACTCGGGGTTGTGAGAGGTTAACAGTGACGGGGATGTCCGGCAACTCTCCTTACACTCCTCCTGAATAGGCCTTCTTTAATTCCTCAATGTCAAACTTTTTCATCTTGAGAAATGCTTGAGTCACTCGTTGGATCTGCTCTGGCGTGCCCTGGCTCATCATCTCATCCATTTCTTTCGGAACAATCTGCCAGGAAACCCCGTACTTATCTTTGACCCAGCCGCATTGCTCCGATTCTGGAAAAGCGGATAGTTTTTTCCAGTAGTAATCAATTTCTTTTTGGCCTTCGCAATTAACCATAAAAGAAACCGCTTCATTGAACGCAAAATCGTGCATAACACTGCTTCCATCCATCGCCGCAAACCACTGATCTTCAAGTGTAAAATCAGTAAACATAATTGCGCCTTCCTTGTTTGGTTCCATGCCAGCTGCATAGCGAGCAATGGCGCCACGCTTCGCATCCTTAAAAACAGACATGTAGAAGTTTGTTGCTTCTTCTGCTTTGTCGCATTCAGCGCTCACAAATAGCAGTGACGGAATAATAAACGGTCGCTCATCACCTTCTGGGTTAGTTAATATCAGTTGCCATGATAAGCCATACTTATCCTGTATCCAGCCGTAACGCTCACTGAACGGATACTTATCTAGAGCCATAAGCACTTTTCCGCCATGCGACAATTTACGCCAAAGCGCGTCTAGCTTTCCTTGTGCATCATCGTCTTTTGATGGATCAAAATTAAGCATGAACGACACAGACGGATTGAATTTAAACAACGGTCCCGCAGAAATAGCCATAAATTTGTAGCCGCTAAGTTCAAACGAAACAACATCACAGTCTCCGGAGGGCGTGTCGTGAATAACGGAAGATTTAGTTATCTTTGAATCAGGAAGCAAAGAAGTATAAAATTCCACTGCTTCTTTCGCCTCTTTATCAAACCAAAGATGAGGGGTGATTTTTTGCATATGTTTTTTTATTACGATGCTCGCATAAAATAATTAAATTGAAATGAATGATAAAGCAGTGTTTTAATTTGCCCGGCATATTATCATTTTTATTAATAAATAATCAACCTCATAATGATATCCTCAGACATAAATTTTAAGAGCGGCACCGCAGGGCGTTCCCCCTCTTCCCCTCTTTAGAGGGGAAGTCCTCGTTCTTACGAGGGATGGGGTGTCTTTGCTTTTCTGTCTCATTCGTATTCATCCCCGACGCTTCGGTCGGAACTCCGACCTAAGCGTCGGAGTTGTATATTCGTATCAATTCGTATATTGGTATCGCGTGAGCTTTTCGTTAAGCGGTGTCAACATCAATTCAAGTTTACAAAAGCAAATTAATGGATAATATACATATGTAGAAACCTTACACCAAGCACACAAAATTATGAATAATCACTGGACCGAAGTTGAGACGCTCGCCCTTGAAAAGGTTGTGAAATTTGAAGAAATGGTTCCCGTTGGTGTCTGCGTCCTGGAGAGAATGCGCAAAATTGGCGGAAACATAGTCATGATATGCGGCCCAATGACAACCGGTGGCAGAGGGTCTCTTACCGCTAATATGGAGTATTTCAAAAAAACGCAAGCTTTTGCCAGCTTTCGCGGACTTTTTATTTTTGATCAAACTCCATTTGAAGGAACCATGCAACGGCTCAGCGAAGGCCACCGCCATCGTAAACAGTACTGCGTTGAGATACTGCATATCTTCTATCGTCAAATTTTCAGTCGGCGATTGATTGACGAACTCATGTTTCTGCCGGATTGGGCAAGCTCAACAGGCGCCAGCTGGGAACGGCAAGAAGGAACCGATCTTGGTCTCAAAATATCCGATTATCCGCGGGAATGGCTCCCCTTTATTGAGGACTGACATATAGCGAATACTTAACGACCGAACGCTTCATTGCCAGTAGGTCTTTTTTCATTCATAAATATTTTTTCAAATTCCGAAACTCATAGTGAACTTGATTGGCATAAATCGCCGGAGGAGTAACATTTTCCGATATCGTATGTATGCCCAGTGCAAGACTGCCTGTCTTTGGTATGGGAGCTTATCGGTTGAGTAGGTATACAACAAGTAAAATCAATCCGCCCCGCCAGCTAATATCTGAAACAATTAGATTTGCCATTATTTTCTTTTGCCATGAATCAGGCAGGAGTTCTCCCGACCGATCCTCTTCCCCATGGTTCAATTGAGCATCCAAATGCTGAAGTTCAAATATGCGGCAAAACTCACCCACAGGATGTAAGGCACCAGAAGCCACGCGGCCAGTTTTGAGATTTTGGCGAAAATAATAATGGTGGCTAGAATGGCGAGCCAGAGGAATACAATCTCAATCAACGCAATTCCGATATTGTTCAGGCCGTTTATGGTGAGCGAAGTCCAACCAAAAAAGATAATTGACCACAGCGTGTTCAAGACCAGCTGGGCGAAGAAAAAGAAAATCGCCCACCGCCGAATCCGCAACATCCTTATATTCTCAAGTATGTTGGGATGTTGTTTATTATCCTGAGGAACTTTAAAGGACCAGATGAGAAAAAGTGAAATGCCCATCAGGGCGTAAAGCGCCGTCCAAACTGGACCGAACACCCACGCCGGAGGATTGAATTCCGGCTTCACAATTCCCGCGTACCAACCAGCGACCGATGACATGGTAAAAACCGAGCCAATAATTCCCGCTGACTCGGACACCGCGACCGCAATGACCAATTTGAAAAAATTATTTATGCGCATATATTTGTATCAGTCGCCTTCTACGACATCCTTACAAACTCCAGTTTGTAAGGATGTTATTGAATGCGCTGAAATGATTTGAGAAAGCTGACGAACGTTTTGCCGTATGGCGAAAGTGTGTGTTCAACGAACTTGCCGCGGTATTTCTTATTGATCAGACCCGCTACCAGGAGACGTCGCGTGTGCTCACCGAGTGTTTTTTCGTTAGCGTCAAGTGCGGTAACAATATTGTCCAACGTAGCCCCTTTGTTATCAGAGATGTATAACAAAATCTCAATTCGGTAATGGTTCGCCATCCCCTTCAAATGCCGCTCCATCTGTTTTGCCGTTTTTACTTTTACCATAATCACATTATACACCACGTCCTTACATTCTCAAGTTTATAAGGATGTTATTTGTTAAGGATTAAAGAAGAGTTTTTATTTGTCCTGCATCCTTTTGTTTTTGACTGAACTTGATTATATCTTGACCTCTTGGCCTGTCCCATGAAACGTTATCTTTTCATTTTCTATTAAAAAACCCTGACTGTCCCGTAAGAATTTAACTGAGTACTTAAGGTCTTTCAATTTTGCCTTATATTCCTCCTCCTTTTCTTCTTTATAATGGCATTTTATGAGGAACGGGACCAATCCGAGTCCTTTAAGTTCCGATTTTTGGACGTTCTCTGGCGCATGAGATGTGAGTTCAATAGTTGGACCCAAAATTGATGATCCCGCGCTTGTGCCGATGTAAATTTTGTCCTTCAATAATGCATTTAGCATTTTATCAAAACCTGTTTTTCTAAATGCTTTGAGCAGATAGTAAGTATTGCCGCCTTCCACTTGAATTACATTTTTATCCGAGAAGAATTCCCTGAGCTGTCTAGCGGTTTTGTCCTCAATGTCATATTCTTCAAATTTGTAACCGCTTTCAGCAATATCTTTCTCAAGCTTTCTAACGTAGTCAGTATTTGAATCTCCCTTAGAAGCCGTGATCACATAGCCGATTCTCATCTCTTCCTTTGGTATACCTGTTAAAGCGTAACCTTCGGCTAAAAGAAAACTTAAATCTGACGCAAGGATAATTTTCATAATCAACCACCCTGCGGCAGGAAGACCGCAGGGTATGACCGGTCTCATGACATGTGGTGTTTTTTAGAGTCTACCATAATTTGAGTGTACCCACATCGTGTTTCCCTTGATTTTTGACATACTGCTCTACTACAGTCCAATTTCCTCGCTCTCCGACGGTCGCCACATAGTAACCGTCTGTCCAGAACTCTCCACCCCAGAGGTCTTTCTTGAGTTCAGGAAATTTCAAAAAGACTTGTCGTGCAGTGATGCTTTTGTACAATCGTACGAATTGACCGATTGAGTACTTCGGATGGAATGAGGTGAGTATATGGATATGATCCTCATCACAACCAATCTGGTCAATATCGAGTTCGTAGCGTTCTTCAAGTCCTTTTGAAATTTCCTTCAGTGCCTTCGTTACTCCGTCGGAGAGCAGTGCCTTACGATATTTGACGGGAAACACGATGTGGTAGTGAGTATCGTATGCACAGTGATATCCTTTCTTTGTCATGAGACAAGTATATCTGAAAACCAAAGGTTTTCAGACTTTCCTATAGGGTTCCTGCGCCAAGAGCGCAGGGTAAGGCTTCGCCGAATTTACATTAAAAAAGTAAGTTTTTGTCACTCCAATTAA
>Ga0155115_144_pt1 | contig 11480 bp, 10 predicted proteins | sample RifCSPhighO2_01_FD_106083 | JGI IMG/M metagenome (GOLD analysis project Ga0155115, IMG submission 106083) | Candidatus Taylorbacteria bacterium RIFCSPHIGHO2_01_FULL_43_120 | reverse complement strand
TTCATCCTCTTTCCTACTCATTCACCACCCTAAACACCTCTTCTATGGTCGTAATGCCCTGCGCCGCCTTGAAAATACCGTCTTCAACCATCGTCATCATACCGTCTTTCTTCGCCCTCTCTTCTATAACATCACTGCTTTTTGATTGAAGAATCAATTCTTTTATTGAATTGGTAACCTTAAGCACTTCATGAATTCCTATTCGCCCCTCGAAACAATCGCTGTCATCTTTATTTTTTTTCGGCCTGGCAAAAGGAATTTTGTCCCACGTGGCAGTCTTGCCCACGACATCTTCTTCCCGAAGAAACCCCAAGACCCTATCTAGATCTATCATCTTGGCCAACGCTTGTATCTCCGTGGAGTTCAAAAAATAGCTTTCTTTATTTTCATCATTAAGACGCCGTATCAAGCGTTGGCCAATTATAATATTGACAGTTGAGACAATGAGAAATGGCTCCGCTCTCATATCCAATAGCCGGGGCGTCGCGCCGGCCGCGGAATTGGTGTGGAGAGTTGAAAGAACTAAATGTCCGGTCAGCGCCGCGTTAATGGCAAGCGACGCCGTCTCGTTATCTCGTATTTCACCGACCATAATTATGTCCGGATCCTGCCTTACCAAAGTTCTCAATCCCGAAGCGAAAGAGAAACCGATGTCCGGCCGCACTTGAGTTTGGTTCACTCTTTTCATCTGATATTCAATGGGATCTTCTATGGTAGAAATATTAACGTCCGGCGTATTTAAGATATCCAGCATGGTATACAGAGTCGTTGTTTTTCCGGAACCGGTCGGCCCGGTGGTAAGAATCATTCCGGTCGTTTGTTTTAGCGCCGAGTGGATTTTCTCCAAACCCGCGCCGTGGAACCCCATGGCTTCCAAAGAAAAACCGGAAATGTTTTCGCGAAGCAAACGCATGACTGTTTTCTCTCCATAATAAATGGGCAAAATAGAAACTCTGAAAGATACCTTTTCCGTGTTCATTTCTATTTTGAACCGTCCGTCTTGAGGCAGTCGTTTCTCGTCCAACTTAAGGTTGGCCAAAACTTTAATTCTCGCGGTTATAGACGGACCCGCGTTTTTTGGCAGCATCATGGTGTCGTGCAATATGCCGTCAATTCTATATCGGACAACCACCTCCTTTTCCTGCGGTTCAATATGTATGTCGGACGCGTTTTGCAATATCGCGTGCTTCAAAAGTGTGTCCACAATCCTAACGACCGGCAACTCTTCTGCCATTTTCTTCAGATCGCTTTCACTAACACTCTCCCCAGAGTCTTCACTGACAGTTTTCAAATTTAGCGCCTCTTTCGCGATAATGTCGCCAAATTCCGCTTTTAAACTTTTCTGGTACTGAAGAATTGCTCTCTTCACCGATTCATCATCAGTAAGGCGAGGCAGAATTTTCAGCTTTACCTTTTTCTTGACAAAATCTATGGCGGCCAAGTCATCCGTGTCTGTCATCGCCACCTCAAGCCCTTCATCGGATTTTTTGAAAGCTATAATATTGTGTTTTCGGGCGATTGGCTCCGGAATAAGGGACAAAATATCAAAATCAATTTTTTGATTTTTGAGATCAACAAAAGGAATGCCCAGCACATATGCCTGCATACGCCTCATCTCTTCCTCTTTTATTTTTCCGGCGCGGACAAGAACATTGCTTATGCTTGTCTTTCCGGCGAGCGCTTCTTTTTCCGCCGCGTCAAAATCCTTTTTTGATACAAGGCCGGAGTCAACGACGAAATCTTTAAGCTGTTTTTCTTCTATATACATAGAAACAATTTCTTATATATTCTCTGTCTCCCTCTTCCCCTCTTTAGAGGGGAAGAGCCGACTGTGTCCCGCCGTAGCTTATTAGCGAAGGTGGAGGTTTCCGAGGCGATGGGGTGCTCATTAGAAATTATGGTTCAATTGCTTCACCATCCTGAGGACCTCGAAGGAGAAATTTCTTCTCCCTTCTTCTTTTTTTCTTCTATAGAACTTGTGCATTTTAGCCTTTTCCAACCAGTCCCTATCTGTCATTCCCGCGAAGGCGGGAATCCAAGATATTATCTGCATACTCTGGATTCCCGCCTTCGCGGGAATGACACCAAACACGTAAGTCCTATTCAATTAGAAATTGGAAATTGAGAATTAGGATTTGTTTGGAAATTGGTACTTGGTAATTGGAAATTTCCCCCTACCTATCAAATTTATTATATCACTTCAATAATAAAAAACTTGCCCCACGAGTGGACAAGTTTTTTCCCTCCAAACAAAAGAGTCCTTACTCCGCCTCAAACTCCAGATCAAGATCAGCCGATCCTTCAAATTCAGTGCCGGCCAATTCATCTTCTATATCAACCAAGTCGTCGGATTCAGATACGGCCCCGGCATCCTCCGAGCTTTCTTCAGTTTTTTCATCCTGCTCTGACGACAACGGCTGATTCGCTGTTTCTTCCGTATCGGTAAGACGAGCACCCCAGACATAAAGCCCGCCCACGAGAAGTACCGCCACTAAAACTAATGAACCGATAAGCGCGCCGATATTTGACTTGCTCGGCTTTTCCGGCGCGACAGGCATTGGAGATTCCGCGGGAGCGGACTCCTTGTTTTGATTTTGATTCAAATTTTGCTGTGTATTGTCCATAGTATTATTAATTTAAATTAAAAAACTTATAGATCTCCCCTCCTCTGTTAGAAATTAGTAATTAGATATTAGAAATTTCTTCATCCCCCTCCTCCACCTCGGCGCTTGTCTCCTGCTCCGTTTTGACATTGGCCTTAACCGCTTTGGTGGCTTCAACCAAAGCTTTATGCACCGCTCTCACACTTTCTTCCGCTGTCTTTAAAGCCGTTCTGACTTTCGCTCCGGTATCACTGGTGATTTCTCCGGAAATCATCAGCGTTATCTCCGCCTCGGCGGAAGCGATATCCTCATCCGCGATCACCGCCTTGTCTTTAAAATCCGAAACAAGCTCCTTGGCTCTTGTAAGCACTATGCCGCGTTCTTCCATTTTCTCTATTCTTGTCTCCAGCTTGGATCCTATCACCAACAATCGGTCTACGGCGCTGTTTAATTTGGCTATCAGCATATGTACGCGTCTGACAATATTTTTGTTGCGCTCACTTTTCAACTTCTCTCTTATCTCTTCTCTTTTTTCTTGCCTTTGCTCAAAACTCATGGATCGGTACTCCTCCCTCTTTTCCATTATCTCGGCGCTAATCCTCGGCCTCGCGTCCGATCTCACCCTCGCCTGTTGGATAAGTTCCTGCTTAATAATTCCCGCTCTGTCTCTCACCTCATCCGACCTAATTCTGTTTATCACCCTCACTTCCTCTCTGCTTCGTGTCTCCACGGATCCGTCTTCCATTCCACCGCGAGCATCCACGCGTACGCGCGTCTCTTCCCTTCTGTTATCCATTTCAATTTTCTGCCTCGTCTCAACTTGCGCGCGCGCTTCCGGCCTTTCAATGTCACGGCGGGCGCGTGACGGATCCAGCCGCACTCTGACCTCTTCGCTGGAACGAACGTCTGTATCTGTCTCAGCCGACACATGGTAATAACTACCCGCTATTACCACCACGGCAAATATAATTATTGTTTTATTAAATTTCATAATTCTGCTTTTAATGTTTATTGTTAAACTATCCGCAACGCGTAAAACGCGCCGTATGTATATAATACCACTACAATAAAAACAGCGTGCGATAAACTGTGGACAAAACCCTATTTTCCTATTTCTCCCTTTCCCTTCTTCTTCTGTTAGAAATTAGTAATTATGGTTCAATTGCTTCACCATCCTGAGGAACTCGAAGGAGAAATTTCTTCATCCCCTCTTCCCCTCTTTAGAGGGGAAGTCCTCCGCACCTTCTTTTATCGGATAAAAGAAGGTGCGGAGGGATGGGGTGTCTCCTCTTCTTCCTCCTTTCGTAAAGGAGGTGGTCGTAGACCGGAGGATTTCTCTCTCTTCCTTGTCAATTGTCAATTGTTCATGTTAGTCGAGGATTCCCTATTTGTAGCATTCGTCCCCATTCATTGATTTGTGTTTTCTAAATCATAAACGCCACCAGAAGCAGAGCCACTATGTTTAGAATTTTTATCATGGGATTGATGGCAGGACCGGCCGTATCTTTATATGGATCGCCGACGGTATCTCCTGTTATTGACGCCTTATGAGCGTCACTGCCTTTGCCCCCGTGATGTCCCTCCTCTATATATTTCTTAGCGTTGTCCCAAGCTCCTCCTCCTGAAGTCATGGCAATGGCGACGAAAAGTCCGGTAATTATGCTTCCAACCAAAAGTCCGCCGAGAGCCACTGGACCCAAGACGAAACCGACGACGATAGGCGCGGCGACAGGAATGAGCGCGGGAACTATCATTTGTTTTATTGAAGCTTTGGTTACGATATCAACAGATCTGGCATAGTCTGGCCTGGCAGTACCTTCCATTATCCCTTTGATCTCTCTGAACTGCCTGCGCACTTCTTCCACAACTTTGCCAGCAGTGGTTCCGACCGCCTCCATACAGAGCGCGGCAAAATAGTAAGGCAATAGTCCTCCTATGAAAAGACCCACGAGCACCCTAGGGTCTCCAAGTTCAAAACTCAACGGCATGCCGAGATTGGCAAATTCCTGAGTATACGAGGCAAAAAGAACGAGAGCGGCCAATCCGGCAGAGCCGATGGCGTACCCTTTTGTCACAGCTTTCGTGGTATTGCCGACAGCATCAAGAGGGTCGGTTACGTTTCTTACTGATTCAGGCAAGTGTGCCATCTCCGCGATTCCTCCCGCGTTATCCGTTATGGGACCATAGGCATCAATAGCCACAATAATTCCCGTCATTGACAGCATGCTCATGGCGGCGATCGCTATACCGTAAAGTCCCGCGAAATAATACGTTGCCAATATACCTCCGACAATAGTAAGCAAGGGCAAAGCGGTGGCTTTCATGGAAATCGCGAGGCCCTGTATCACGTTGGTACCATGTCCGGATTCCGAAGCGAGAGCTATTGATTTAACAGGAGCGTAACTTGTTGACGTGTAATATTCGGTTATCACGACCATAAGAGCCGTAACCGCTAGTCCCACAAGTGAACACACATACAGAGCCCAAGTACCATAAAGCCCGTTGCCGGACATTATATATTTTGTAATTGGATAAAAACCGATGGCCGCCAAAACGCCCGAGACAATAAGTCCTTTATAAAGCGCGCCCATTATATTTGACGAACCCTTCTTAAGTCGCACGAACCATGTACCGATAATAGAACTTATGATCGCCACTCCTCCAATGGCAAGCGGATAAATCAAAGCGCCATCAAAACCCGCAAAAAGCAGGGATCCGAGAAGCATGGCGGCGACAGAAGTAACGGCATACGTTTCAAAAAGATCGGCGGCCATGCCGGCGCAATCGCCGACATTGTCTCCGACATTGTCGGCGATAACCGCCGGATTGCGCGGGTCATCTTCAGGAATTCCCGCTTCAACTTTTCCGACTAGGTCAGCTCCGACATCCGCGGCCTTCGTAAATATTCCTCCTCCAAGCCGCGCGAAGACAGAGATCAAACTGGCTCCGAATCCGAAGCCGATCAGAGGCGCGACTCCTTCAGTCAATGCAAAAAAAGCGGAAATTCCAAGAAGAGCGAGGCCTACGACAAGAAGTCCGGTTACCGCTCCTCCGCGAAAAGCCATGACTAGCGCGGGCTCTAGACCTTCTCTTGCCGCTTCGGCTGTCCTCACGTTCGTCCTGACGGATACGTTCATGCCTATGTATCCCGCGAGACCGGACAAAAATGCTCCGGCCACGAAACCGATGGCAGTGGAAAGATCAAGTGCGATCCACAAGATTATGAAAAGTACTATAGCTATTCTCGCGATTGTGATGTATTGCCTGTGTAGATATGCCTTAGCTCCTTCGCTAATGGCGGAGCTTATGCTCTGCATCTCCTCGTTTCCGGCGCTCTTCTTCATTATTAAACGAATCAAAAAGAAACCGTATAAAATAGCCAACACTGCGCTAACCAACGAAAATATCACGTAGATGTTCATAGTCTAACTATAAGTTAATAAATATTTCCCCTCTCGGGGAAGTCCCTTCACTATTCGTTTTCTTCTTTTTCGAATTTGTAATTTGGTGCTTGGTGCTTATCTAAAGATGGGGTGTTCTCTCTAATCTTTGCTTTGGTCAGTTGTCAAGTGTTCATGTCAAATGTTCTTCAATTGGAAATTTCTTCTCCCCCCTCCTCTCCTTTTACGGACTGAATGTCAATTTTCCACTTGGTAAGCTTCGCGGCCAAACGAACATTCTGCCCGCCCTTACCAATGGCGAGCGACTGCTGATCTTCGGAAACGGTTACCTTGGCGCTCTTCGTATCCTCGTTGATATCCACGGAAATAACCTTAGCGGGAGAAAGAGCATCTTCTATAAACTTGGACGGCTTGGCAGACCACTCAATAATGTCAATTTTTTCCCCGCCGAGCTCACTCATGACAGTGCCGACACGGACCCCTCTTTGTCCCACCATGGAGCCCACCGGGTCTATATGCGGATCGTTGGAAACAACGGCAACCTTTGAACGAGAGCCGGCCTCTCTGGCGACGGCTTTTATCTCAACCACTCCGGACGCGATCTCCGGCGCTTCAATCTTGAAGAGCTCATTGATAAACTGCGGATGAGAACGCGACAGCCGGAGAAAAACCCCTCTGTTTCCCTCCTCCACGGAGACCAGATAAGCCCTGACTCGCTCCCCCTGCCTGTACCTTTCTCCCGGTATCTGCTCTTCATAGGGCAACATGCCGCTGGTGCGGCCGAGGTCAATGAAAAGATTTCCTCTCTCTATTCTCTGAACGGTTCCGGACACAATCTCTCCCTGGCGTTTTCCGTATTCCGCGAGAACGGATGTTTTCTCCGCCTCTCTTATTTTTTGAATTATCACCTGCTTGGCTGTCTGAGCGGCGATCCTGCCGTAGCCCTCTTTCTGCTCTAATGGAAAAACAATCTCCTCGTCCAGCTTCGCGTCCTTTTTTATTTTCTTGGCGTCTTCAAGCATTATGTGATGCTCCGGATTGAACCTGGCGCGATCATCCATTTCTTCTTCGTCGGCTATGTCGTTTTTTTTCTCCTCCGCCTCCTTTTCCAATTCCAACTGTTCTTCTTCAGAAATAACGCGCGTCTCATCCACCACAATTTTCACTTGGTAGAATTCCGCTTTGCCCGAATTGACGTCAAACTTGGCCCTTACTATTTGGCTTTTTTTGCCATACTCTTTTTTATAAGCAGTGGCGATTGCCATTTCTATGGCCTCAAGAATTTTCTCTTTAGGAATACCTCTCTCTTCTTCAAGCTGGTCCAAAACCGAATGTATAACTTTTAAATCAAACATAATTGATTTTTAGGAGTGAAGCGACTATAAATTTTATGAGCGGCACCGCAGACCGTTCCCCTTCTGCCCCTCTTTAGAGGGGAAGTGCCGACTGTGTCCCGCCGTAGCTCTTCTTAGAGCGAAGGGGGAGGGTTTCCGAGGCGATGGGGTGTTCCCTATTCGTGTGCGCTTTTCGTTAAGCGGTATCCACTATAAATCTTAACAATCGCGCTCTAATTGAATATTGCACGGGGTTGAGAAAAATATATTCGCTTCGCTCATTATTTTTCTAAAAAAACAAGTCCGCCATCGGCGAACTTCGTACATTTGTATATTACATCATTGTTTATAGGAGTCAAGCTTATGCATAAGTATCAAGCGCAAGCATTCCCCCACCCCCAAGAATGTCAACGCTAAGCGTTGACATTCTTCCTTCTTCCTCTTCCCCTCCCTTGCTCCGCCGTAGCTCGCTTCGAGCGAAGGGGAGTTAGAGGGGAAGTGCCGACTGTGTCCCGCCGAAGCTCTTCTTGACCCGCGTAGCTTTCCTTGACCTTCGTAGCTTTAGCGAAGTAGGTACTTGTCCTTCCGTAGCTTTTGGCGAAGGAGGAGCGGAATGAATAGCGAAGGGGGATATTAGTATTTAAAAAGTTACAAGATACCCGATAAGCAAAAGCCCCGCAATGAAAGGAACGAGAACTCTGTAAAGATGCTTGTGTCTTGCTCTATGATGTATTTCGGGCACAAGTTCGGAAAGCGCTATATAAGTGAACATGCCGGCTACCCCCGCGAGAAGATATGGAAGCCAACTAGCGAATGAATCTATCAAGACATACCCGACTGCTATGCCGGCAAAAATAGCCAGGGAGGAGAACAGATTTACCAGGAAGACTTTCGCTCTTGACCACCCTCTATCCAGAAGAATGGCAAATTCTCCGATCTCTTGAGGTACTTCATGCGCGGCTACGGCAAAAGCTGTAGTCAAACCCATAGCCGGTTCGGCGATGTAGGCAATAACGATAGCCATGCCATCCAGAAAATTATGCATGCTGTCCCCTAGTATTATCAGAGCGGGCAATGACTCGGTGTGATCGTCACTTTCAGTATGCTCGTGGCCCGCGTTCAAATATTTCATAAGCGATCTTTCCAGTATGAAAAAAACCGTTACACCGATCAGAAAAGCGATAAAGACGGCGTGCGGCTCGTCCACTGACAGAACTGCTTCTGGTAAGAGATCCAGAAAACTTACCCCAAGGAATGCGGCGGCCGCAAAGGAAAGAAGCGAGGTCATTATTTTTTTAATCTCCTTGACTCGCCAAATCACCAGCAACCCTCCCGCAAGCGAGAGCACACCCGCTATAAGACCGTAATAAATAAGTTCCATGCTATATAATTAAAAAATTCGTAACTTCCGCAACTATCAGTATATAATTATACGCCAAATTATCCTATCAGCTTTCGCAAGTATGACCATTGTAAACTTCTTTGCCTCTTCTACTCCCCTATTCCTCTTCTCATTAGATATTAGAAATTAGTAATTAGAAATTTCCTGTCCCCCTCCTCTCTTCCTTTAGAAATTAGATATTAGAAATTAGGAATTTTTTCTCCTCTCTTCTTCCTCCTTTCATAAAGGAGGTGGCCGGAGGCCGGAGGATTTCTCTCTCTTCCCTGTCAAATGTCAACTGTTCATGTCAGGTGTTTTTTACTAGTAAGCCAATATCTAAAAGCTTCCCCACAAGCTAACGAAGCTGGGGAAGCTTATGCAGCTAGCGAAGCTTCTTCTTCTCGTCACTTATTGCTCTCCTTGTCTCCCATGCATTTAACACAGCTTTGCTGTTCTTTCCTGGTTTCAATGTACTTCCTGCCACAAAGACAAACAAGCACATTGGTACTCGTGGGTTTTTCCATCCATTTGCCATCTTTTTGAAATGTACGTTTTGATGGTTGCATATTTTTTATTTGCTTCCTCATTTTTTTTGCTTTCACATTAATGACTTTTCGTTCATTCCCCCTTACAAGCTAATGAAGCTTATGAAGCTAGCGAAGCTTCTCGTCCCGATTCATCATACATTATCCACTATGAAAGTAAGCGCTTTGCCCACCATATTAGCCCTGCCGGTTCGGCCGATACGGTGCACATAGTCATCGTAAGTTGCCGGCAAGTCAAAATTTATCACATGGCTCACGTCTGCAATATCCAGCCCTCTGGCGGCCACATCCGTCGCGACAAGTATCTGGACATGATTATTCTTGAACAAACGGAGCGCTTGCTGACGCTTCACATGATTCTTGTTTCCATGTATTGACTCCGCCTTGAAACCTTTTCCGACAAGTATTTTGGAAAGCTTTTCTACGCCGTGTTTGGTCCTGCCGAAAATCAAAACCTTACTGAACCCCTCCTTGTTCAAAAGACCGTGAAGTACGTCAACTTTATCCGTGCCGCGTCTTATCTTGACAACATCCTGCTCCACGTTGGCCGACGTGTCGCGATTCTTCACCGAAATCCTGATCGGCTGACTCAAGAATTCTTTAATTAATTTTTCAATTTCCGAGGAGACAGTGGCGGAAAAGAAAAGCGTATGGCGTTCCTTTGGCATTCCGGCCATGATAAAACGCATTTCATTTACAAATCCCATATCCAGCATGCGGTCCGCCTCATCAAGAACTATGGTTCTGTATTCGGACAAAAAGATTTTTTTGTTATCAATCAAATCTCTCAATCTTCCCGGCGTACCGATAATAAAATTGTTGAAATACCTGAGTTCGCGTATCTGATGGCCTATGCTCATCCCCCCGACACAGCAGACGGAGTATATTTTCAAATCTCGGGCGAATTTTATGAGCTCCCCCTCTATCTGTATGGCAAGCTCTCGAGTCGGCGCGATGATCATTACCTGTTCTTTCCTGTTGCGCAAAACCTTATCAATAAGCGGTATGAGGAAGGCGGCGGTCTTGCCCGTACCCGTGTTGGCGATACCAATAACATCCGTGTTTTTTAAAATATGGGGAATTGCCTTGTCTTGTATCGGTGTCGGAGTCTCATAACCCATTTTCGTTATGGCAAGTTTCAATTGCTCATCAATATTGAAATCACGGAAGGTATGTTCGGGTTTAAAGACCGCCGTCTCGTTTACCGAAGACGCCTTGTTTATAAATTTTGAAGGATGAATATTTTGTGAGAATGATCTCCGCCCTCCGTCATTACGCGGCCTAAAAGACCGAGTTTTAAATGAATTTCTATACATAGCTTTATCTAATTACATAACCTCTAGCCATTAAATAGTAATAGGCGGCTAGTGTCTCTAGGACTTACGCAGTTGGATGCAGTTCGAGGCGCAAGCGAGGATTGCGACCAGAATGTATGCTTATACATTGCGGGAGCAAACGGAGCTTGCAGAGAAGAAATGCGCCGGATGCGTAAGTCCTAGTCTCGTTAGTTTTTGATAAAGCTCTCTATATAATGCTTGAGCTTAGCGGTTTTAGGAAAATGACTCCAAAAAAAGAAAAACCTATGAGATTAAGTTATGTAGCTATAATAACAAAGATAAAAGCATTGTCAAGCGGCTACCTTGACAATTTTCAAGAATGTGATAATTTCAGCTCAGTATGAGCACATCTCAGGAAGCTAAACGGGGCCGCGCCGGAAACGCCGCGAGCCGTAACAAACAACCTCAAACGACTGCAAAGATCAGCCGCAAAGAGTTGGAGAAACGCTTACAAGTTGTGGAGGGAGACCTACTGGCTTGGATAACGCAATACAGAACATTGCAAGCGGATAATTCGCGCTTGGGGGAAGCAAACCGGGACAGAACCAACGCCTTGGATGCGTCCTTGATGGAGAATGATGTCGCCGTTGAAAAAATCAAGGATCTCGAGGGTCAGCTACAAACCGCGGGGGACAGGATCACCTTCCTGCTCCTGCGCGTTGATCAGCTCAATAAAATGATCATGGCAATGGCGCAAGTTACCACCGGCACCGGAACCGCGAGCAAACCCATCAGACAAGACACGCCGATCGCCCCGAAATTCGATCTGTTCGGATATCTCGAGAGCATTGACAGACTCTAGGCGCACGCCGGATCTTCTCTCACCTCTTCATCCTCAACACCACAAGCCCATGGCACCGCCATGGGCTTTTTCATTCC
>Ga0155115_143_pt1 | contig 15162 bp, 18 predicted proteins | sample RifCSPhighO2_01_FD_106083 | JGI IMG/M metagenome (GOLD analysis project Ga0155115, IMG submission 106083) | Candidatus Taylorbacteria bacterium RIFCSPHIGHO2_01_FULL_43_120 | reverse complement strand
TTCTTGAAAAATTTGGTGTTTGCGATTTGCATAGGCGGAGTTTTCTTAAGAGTAATACTAATAAGATAAGCACGAAGTACGAAATCCTGGTTCGACAAGCTCACCATCCTGAAGAATTTGAAGGAGAAATTCGAAAAAATTGTAAATTCAAAAAAGAAGAGGAAAAGAAAGACACCCCATCCTCAGATAAGCACCAAGCACCAAATAACAAATTCGAAAAGGAAGAATTAAGAATAAGAAAGGCGCTTTTACCTCTAAATCCCCTTCGCTCGAAGCGAGCTTCGGCGGAGCAAGGGAGGGGAGGGGGAGAAATTTCTAATATCTAAGGGAAGAGAAAGAGGGGGGTAAAGAGAAAATTTCTCCTTCGAATTCCTCAGGATGGTGAAGCAATTGAACCATAATTTCCAATTGAAGGACATTTGACATGAACAATTGACAATTGACCGAAGCAAAGATTTCGGGACAAGCAATTTATAATGGGAGTCCTAAACACATCAACGGCAAGTACCGTTGAGGTGTTTGATTCCTCGCTAAAAATCAGGGCTTTTTGCCGGTAGAAATATGACCTATTACAGCTCGTTTTTGCTTCAATTCATGGTATAATCCGTTTATGATAGACTTGAATGAAAAACCAGAACATTCCGCTATGAAAAAAGCCTTGTTAGTAGTTCTAATCGTGGGAATCGCGGCTTTTTTGGCGTATCAGCAATTTACTTTGCTTAGGTTGTCACGGGATATTGATGACTTGCGATCCGATACCGCTTCTACCACGGCCAAAATCGCCCAAAACATGACCGTCCTTTCTGATAGTTTGACGACAAGGCAACAGGAAGCGATATCGGAGCTTTCAAACGCTCTCAATGAGAAACAACAGCAGATAGAGTCCAAAGTTGGCGGGGTTGAGCAGAGTGTGGGGAAGATATCTGGCACAGTGTCAACCTTGGAAAAATTAAGCAAAACGGATCCGGAGTTGCTACAAAAATACTCTAAAATATTTTTTCTGAATGAGCATTATTCGCCGCCGAGGCTGGTGGAAATTTCCAAGGGATATTTGTATAGTGAGGATAGTCCGGAGTCAATTCATGCCGAGGTCTGGCCTTATTTGGAAGATATGCTCAGGGCGGCAAAGAGGGATGATGTGGAACTTTTCGTAAAATCCGCATTTCGTTCATTTGACGAGCAGAGAAACATTAAATCGTCCTATTCCGTCACCTACGGGGCCGGAACTGCCAATACTTTTTCAGCAGACCAGGGTTACTCGGAGCATCAGCTTGGCACCACGGTAGATTTCATAACAACGGGACTGGGAGGCCGACTGGAGGGTTTTGATGCCACGGCAGCTTACGCGTGGTTGGAAAAAAATGCGTATAGATACGGATTTGTATTGTCGTATCCGAAAAATAACAGCTATTACGTATACGAACCATGGCACTGGAGATATGTTGGCGTCAAATTGGCCAGATACCTTGATAGGCAAGACAAATATTTCTACGATTTGGAACAGCGGCAAATAGACAGTTATCTAGCTGATATGTTTGATTGAGCGATGGGTAAGAGCCTGTTCATAATCTAATGGCAGGCAAGCGTTGTTTCCATTCATTAATTTGCGGTTAGATTATGAACAGGCTCTAAGGACTTCTGGTAAATTTTCGCGTTATCATAGACAAAGCGGGGCATTAGAAATTTTTTCTTCACCGACATGGCCGCTTTTTTGCCTATCTTTATTCCGAGCCGGGGCTCGTCGTGAAGATGGATTATTTTTTTTGCTATTGTCTCTGGGCTTACCACCAGAAAGCCGGTTTGCCCATCTTTGATCTGTATCATTGGCCCGCTTGTTTTTCTCGCGATTACCGGCCGCGCTTTCCACATCGCTTCTGTTATAGTCAAGCCGAACCCTTCTCGCGTGCTCGCCTGTATCACGACGTCGCTCATCAATTGCAAAGCGTTGATGAATAAATCATCCGAAGCGTCCTTTGGCTGCAGCTGATTCATGTTATAAAAAAGGTGAATATCGGGGTCTGCTTTGCTGTGTTTTTTCACCTCATTGAAGACATCTGCAGATTCAGGATCATCCTGGGCTTCAAAAAAACCGACCAGCACGAGTTGAAGCTCCGGTATTTTATTTTTCGCCAAGTAATACGCTTTAATGACTCCCAGCGGGTCTTTCCATGTGTCAAAGCGCGATATTTGTGAAATAGTAAATCTATCAGGATTTATGCCATATTGCACCATCATTTCTTTCGCCAGATCTCGGCTTAACGACCTGTTTTTATCCGTGAAAGGATCTATGGCGGGGTAAATTATTCGTATTTTTCGCGGGGGGAGCCACGGCATGCATTTCACGAAGTCTTTATTGCTCACTATGGTCATGTCTACGCTTGAGAGAAAAGGACGCATGAATTCCACGATTGAGGTATTCGGGGAAGAGAGATCTATGTGCAATCGCGATATTACATAAAAATTTTTGGGTATATATTCGCGTATTGCCAGGGGCTGGGGATCATGAATAATGACGATACCTCCGGTTTTTTCTCGTGATAATATTTTCGCCATGTCTTTGCCGAGCCGGCCGTTTTCTTCCAGGTACTGTTGTTTTTCTTTTTTGGATAAGAAACCGGGTTTTCCTTGAAACAGATTGTGTATTTTTTTTGTTATTTCAAAAAAACTTCGGGGCGCCTCAATAACGAACCAGCGGCTATCCAATCCCAAGGATTTTTCATACGGTATCTGGCTTCGCAATAGCTCGGCCACACCGCCGCCCGTTGCCGTGGAGCTGATGTGGTAAATCTTGTTTCCATGCAATTTTTTGCCGATTTTTGACAATCCGGCATGAATTTCAGGATTAAGTTTCTCATATCTTGATAGCTCCGGTTTGGGCAAGCTGTCCAGTTGTATTTCATTTAAAGTCATAAATTTAGTTTTAATTAGGACTTACGTGTTTGGTGTCATTCCCGCGCCCCTTGTCATTCCCGCGAAGGCGGGAATCCAGGCTTTTATCTGCATACTCTGGATTCCCGCCTTCGCGGGAATGACAGAAGAAAAAAGTGTTACTATTAGCAGATTACTCAACTTTGTGAGCGGTTACAATCTCTGTCATCTTGCCAGAGAAGAGCTGCGCCGCGAGCGGCAGACATGTCGCCGAGCTTAGATTTGACTATCTCCCCTTTGAAGCCGATTTTTTTGAGAGCTGTTTTGAGAGGCGCGTATACTCCGTCTTTATTTGACACTCCTCCGCCTATCACCAAAGCAGACGGTTCGTATGCCGCAAGCAGTCCCGAAAGCTTGAGCGCTAAAAACTTCGCTAATTCAAATTTGCTGTCTTTTGTCCTTCGTTTTTTATATTCTTCTTCCCAAATCTCAGGGTACTCAAGTTTCTTTATGTTCGCGATTTTGCCTCTTTTTGCTACTGCTCTGCCAATGCCTGTGCCTATAGTTATACCCATAACGGAGCCATTTTTCATTTTAACAGAACCAGCGCGAATTTCCGCGCGAAGAAAACAGCGCGCGTCATTATCCAGCTTTATCTTAGCGCCAGAGTCGTTATATATATCCCGCATGTTAAGGTTTGAAACGTGTTTAAGCGGCATATGCCGCACGTAATTTTTGTGCACGACACCGGCGGCGCTAATAGCCAAACGAGGAGGCAAGTGACCAGAGCTAACAACATCCGCTACATTGCGGAGAGATTTAACCAGTTCTGTTTCCGATCTCTGCGGAGTGAGCGTGATGTGGCTTCTTTGCATTTTATCACGGATTACCGTGACAGCCTTAATGTTTGTGCCGCCTATATCTATACCGAGAATTCTTTGGTCCTTCATTTGGTTGTTTTAATATTGTATAAGTTACGCGATCGGATATTTCTGGACTTTTATCCTCTTCCCCTCTCTTGCTCCGCCGAAGCTATTCTTGACCCGCGCAGCTTTACTTGTCCTTCCGTAGCCTTTGGCGAAGGAGGAGCGAAGTAGGAAGCGGAGTGGGTAGCGAAGGGGGAGTCGGCGAGGCGATGGGGTGGACTACTTATTCTAACTGCTCACGTTCTATAATTCATCTCATAATTTTATCATAGCTTATAAAATAGGATATACGAATAGCCGTGCTTGATTTGTAAATCATTATTAATATATGATTAAGATCCTATCCACGTTCTAAGACAAAGTCTAAGACAAAGAATGAGTATAACCAGAACCAAAACTAAAATTTCAGCTCCTGAGGGACTTGCGTCGTCTTACGTCTTAAAAATGGATAGAGCGGTTGAGTGGCTCGGAGCCGTAACTTACGCTAACTTTGAGAAGGTATTGAAAGAGATAAAGCTCAAAGCAAGGGAATCCAAAGAAGAAGAGATCACATTATTTATAAATTCGCCTGGAGGCGCGACGGGTATTGCCATGAGTTTCTACGACTCTATGCGACTTTTAGGTGTGGGTAATCTGACCACTATAGGATCGGGAGATGTGGATTCGTCGGGAATTATAGTTTTTTTAGCGGGGAAAAAAAGATTCTTAACAAAAAAAACCACTCTTCTTCTGCATCTGGCAGGCAGGACTTTTGATCCGTCACAGCGTTTTACTACGGTGGAGATGGAATCCATGCTGAAGGAAGATAAGCTTAAGGACTATTATTACGCCTGTGTAATATCCGATAATTCCAACGGTAAAGTATCAACTGCCGAGGTTCTCGGCATGATGGCGAACAATACCATTTTAACTCCCGATAAGGCGGTGAGGATTGGAATAGCGCACGGTGTTTTGGATTGATGTGGAAACCTCTTAACGAAAAGTGCACGCGAACAGGAACGGTCGGGTTGCACACTTACAGTCTTTAACAATTTTATCCATAAAAAAACCGAATCAATTCGGTTTTTTTTTGCTTAAAAGCGGAAGTTAATCTTTATTTAAGGTCTGTTCATTACACTGTTGCTAAAGGTCGATCACGGATACGAAATTGCTAACCAAAAATAATATAACTGACTAATTTAGAAATTTATTTAATTAATTAAAACTATGGCCACAGGAAAAAACAAAAGAGGTTTTGCCTCAATGGATCCGGAAAAACAGCGCGAAATTGCCAGCAAGGGCGGTAAGGCGAGTCATGAGAAAGGCACCGCCCATGAATTCACTTCTGAGGAAGCGCGAGAGGCGGGCAGGAAAGGAGGGCAAGCTAGGCAAAGCGGATAACAAGTTATTTTTCCCACTTTCAAAACACCACCCCTGGGGTGGTGTTTTGAATACAGCGGCAAGATCTACTGAAATAATCTGGTTACATATATTATGGCGATAATGCCTCCGAAATTCATGAGAAAAACCAAAGGCATAATGACTGTTTTTTTAATCTTTGAAATTCCCATAAAGGTCAAACCAAGTTCATCAGGAAGCGGGGAGGCGATAATAGCTGCTCCTATAAGTGGCATCATCCACCTCCAAAGTCCCATATGGAAGAGTGAAAGAAATTTCTTCCATTTCGATCTTCTGAACACGCCCTTGATATCCTCGGCAAAAATATCTTTGATAAAAAAAAGTATGATGAGGTCACCCATCATAGCGCCAAGAGCACCAAAAAGGGCGACAGTAAATGGAGATATTGTTTGTCCGATCTCTGCCAGAGCTATTGTTGCCGGCGCGACTGTAAATATAGACGTGAAAAAAATGCCGGAGACAACACTTCCGATTATCTTCATCTCTGAAGTAGCGGAAAGGAAAGCTTCAAGGGCTTCCGTTTTAACAAGTAGAACGGCGAACGTTATGCTTAGAAGAACGATTAGTAGGTCCCTTTCAAGACCTTTAATGTGTTCTTTTACTGATCTTATTCGTCTCATGAATGAAATAATACATTCTCAATGATGTATAATTATACCATGTATATTAGCGTAAAAGCGATCGCCGGAGCCGAAGAAGAGCAGATCTCTGTAATAAGCGGCAACAAATTTCAAGTATCTGTCCGCGAAAAGGCGGAAAAAAATCTCGCCAACAAGAGAATTGTGAGAATTATGGCACTACATTTTAATTTACCAGCCGGCAGGGTTAGGATAATAAGCGGACATCATTCGCCGAGTAAAATTCTTTCAATTGATCTATGAGGAAGTTGGATTCACGCATGTCTGATGATATAATTTTCAGAGTTATCCGCTAATCAAACTGCAAATATGATTAACATACAAACCAAAGCTACCAATACTACCCTTACTCCTGCAATTTCAAATTATATTGAGAAAAAAATGGACTCTCTTTCCAAATTCATCACTGCCGGAGACGCGAGCGCTCTTATCATGTTTGAAGTGGAAAAGACGACCAATCATCATCAGGCGGGAGAAAATATGTTCCGAGCGGAGGCGAATTTTCACATGAGTAAGGTCCATATTCGAGCAGAAGCGTCAAAAAGCGATCTTTACGCCGCTATTGACGCGGTCAAGGATGAGCTTAATAGAGAACTCTCCTCTAAAAAAAGCAAGGATATTACTCTTCTGAAAAAAGGCGGTCAAATTATAAAAAGAATATTAAAAGGTTACAATAAATAATCATAGGACTTAAGTCCTATAATCAATATGGCTATAGAAACACTGTTCAGTTGGAATCAAAAAGCGGAAAAATGGGTGTCTCACGTTGTTCTTGTTGGTTGTGTTCTCATATCTGCCGGTTTAGTCTATCTCTACACGTCGGTAAGCGCTCTTGGCGAAGAATGGGTGGAGGGCAGGGAAGTGTCGGAAATATTGAAATCATAAATCCCAATGGCGTCCGGAGACGGCACGTTCTTCAAGAAAAGTTTGTAAATTGTTTTTTGAATTCTTCAAATGAAATTTCTTTTCCTGATTCGGGAACTACTCTTTTTATGATCAGGCGGCCGCTTATGAAGTCGGCATCTTTTATGATTACGCGCAGACGCTTGTCATTTTTTTCAGCGTAAAAATGAGGTTTCAGCGTATCTTCAAATGCCTTAATTTTTCTCCAGTTTGATATTTGGTCGCCACGAAGATCAATTTCGGCGGCTTTTTTATCAAATTTTCCGCAGTATGTGGCTCGTGTGTCGTCTTGCGGATCAGGTTTGATTTTTCCGGATAAAAAATCCGGAAGCGTTTTTAGCAGAAGTTTACCGGCTATTTTGCCGATCTCATCACCGAGTTTACCGGCGGATAGGAGGGGGTCGGGCATTACATATTTTTCTTGGGCCAGCACGGGTCCGTGGTCCATTTGTTCGTCCATTAGAATGATGCTCACTCCGGTTTCCTTATCTCCGGAAAGAATAGACGACTCTAAGGGGGTGGCGCCTCTGTGTTTGGGAAGAAGAGAGAAATGCACGTTTATCGCGCCTTTTTCCGGAGCTTCAAGTATGCTCTTTGGCAAGATTTTGCCATAGGCGGCAACCAAAAAGAAGTTCCATTTTTTGGAAAGGACATGACTTACGAAAACCGGGTCGTTGAATCCCGATGGCTCAATATGGCTGATTTTATTTGCCATCGCCCACGCTTTGACATCTGAGGGGTACATTCTCATCCCTCTTCCTTTGGGCATGTCTTGCCCGCTTACGACAAGTGAGGGAGACATTCCTTCAGTTCTCATGCTTTCCAGCACGGATACGCTTGCTTTTGGATTTCCGAAAAATACGAAATTATAGTCCATCTTTTTCATTAAGGACGTCTATCTCTTTAATGTTTTTGGCTCTATCCGTAAAAAGTATTCCGTTCAGATGATCAACCTCATGCTGGAATATCTGCGCCATGAGTCCGCTAGCGCCTCTCTCGACGACATTTCCTTTTTCGTCAAGGAAACGGATTTTAGCGCGAGTTCGGCGTTCCACCTTGCCGTAGAAAGGCCTAACCGACAGGCACCCTTCCTCAAGATTTCTTTTCTCTTTGGACAATTTGATTATTTCGGGATTTATAAATACTAAACCTTTATTATGGCTTTGTCTTATTTCGCCATCTTGGATCTTTTTTTCTCCCATTTCTTTCGCTATAGAGAATACTTTTTCGGATACTATGAAAATACGTAGAGAATAGCCGATTTGCGGAGCGGCCAGACCGACACCGTCGGATTCTTGCGCTAGAGCGCTTCTCATCTCTTCTATAATTTTTTTTATCTTTGCACTTTTTATTTCATCGGGTGGGACGGACAGGGCGGTCATTCGAAGGACGAGGTCATCTTTTTGCACAATTTTTTTCATTGCTCCAGTATATACGAATAGGCCTGTTTGTGTCCAAAATATTTCAAACTTCTTAAAGCAGACTTTCCGGATCTATTTTTACAGTAAACTCTGGAGAAAGCGATGAAACAACGGAGATGATCTCGCTGTCCGGCCATTTGTCTTTTGGCACCCTGAGAAGGGCGTGCATTATGGATTTACCGGATTTGCTCTTTATGAAAGAAGGAAATATATCCAGCTTGCTTCCAAGCCGGGCCTGCAAACGGCTCATTTTCAACACTGTGTCGTTTTTCGCTCCTTCTACCGATATTTTCACCAGTACAGAGTAAGGGGGAAAATTAAACTGTTTTCTTCGCGCAATTTCATCTTTGTAAAAATCCAAAATATTTCCCTTGGCTCCGTACTCAAAAACTTTTTCATCCGGTATTCTTGTCTGCAGGATTATTCTTTTTTGGGCTATTGAACGCATTTTAATTATTACAGACATTATTTTTTCCGTGATTCTGAAGTCGGGTATTGAGAACAGCGAGTCAATGCTGGCGATGGCGGCGTTTTCCACCTGATCCAGATAAGGCAGGGCCATTTCTGTTCCCACGAGAATACTGCCGGGCGAGGCGTAAAATTTAGACGCGATTTCTTTGGCTTTTTTATAAGTGGGCGCTGTCTCCTTGTCCATGACGAAGATTTTTATATCCGGAAACATATTGCCGAGATCCGCTGATATGCGGTCAAGCCCTATACCCAAGGAAGTTAGCCGCCATCCTCCGCACGTGGCGCAAGTATCGCTCGGATCTTTTCTTTGGCCGCAGCTGTGGCAGAGAAAAAAATTTCCTTTCTGACTCGCGTGCAGAACCATATTTGCTCCGCACTTGGCGCATGTAACTATGTTTCCGCAATCGGCGCAAATTATAGTCGGAGCGAGGCCTGATCTGGCGGAGTAGATATAGAGATGTTCATTGTCAGTTTTATTTGATTCAGCCAATTGTTTAAGCTCGTCGCTTATCACTCTGAATCTCTTGGACTCCTCTTTGTATTTCCTCATGTCTACAATGCTATCTGTTGCTGATGACAGCGACCGAAATTTCAACGGCGATAGTTCTTGGAATTCTCCGTCTTTGTATCTTTGTATGGTGGCAACGTCCAGAAAAACATCGCCGGCAACAAGCCTGGCTTTTGTCTGTTCGGACAAAATTTCGGCAAAAACCCTAAAATCAATGTATGGCCGTGCTTGAGTTTTGTATGACTGAGAATTGTGTTTGTCTATGATTATCGCTCGTATATCCGGGCGGGGGATGGAAAGAAAAGAACCGGTTCCGAGTATTAGCACGGGATGTTTTTCCTCGCTAAGCTTATCTAGAACAGAGACGATTTCTTTTTGCGTGCGAGAGCTGTGAAGAGCGAACGTGTATTTCTCTATGCCCTTGCCAAGTCTTGCCTCCATGTTTTTTATGTCATGAATGGTGGGCAGCATAAAGAAAACTGAAGATTTTTTTGCGAATTCTTCACGGATCAAGCTTTTATAGTTGGCGATTCTTTCATCATCCGGCGCTTGTAAGATGTACTTTTCGTGCGCTCTCTCTTCGGTGATTATTTCATGATTAACAAATTTGGCAGCGCCGAGGTTCTTCATTATTGTTGACGGGAAGAGGGCGGCCAGCATGCTTCCCGGTGAAGTGGCGAAGTAAGTGGCGGCTTTGACGGCGCTTTGGATAAATTGCGGCAGAAAAAAAGCAGAGGGCTTTTTCTTTGATATTTTTTTTATTTCGTACTTGGTGTTTCTCAATTCCGACTTGAGATCTAAGGCATCATGCGAGCCGACTACTATGGCCGGCACTTCCTTTTTTCTCAAAGGTACTTCAATAATAGAACCGGAGGTTAGTTCGTTCGGCCCGAAATATGTAAGCTTTTCATGAGAAATTCCGCGTGCTATTGGTATTACTTCAATAATTTGCATGTTTTATGTAGGATTTATGCAATTCGACTTATTTAAACCATTTCCTATCTGACATCAAACGCGTTAGGTCTACACATCTACAGGTTACAAGTCGCGCAGAATGGTGATTTTCGCGCCCAGCTTGTTAAGACGCGCGACCATGTCCTCATAGCCCCGATTGATAGAATATATGTTTCGCAGTATGGATACACCCTCTGCTCCCAGCATCGCGACGAGGATGATAGCAGCTGGCCGGAGGGCTGGAGGGGACACTATTTCATTGGCTTTTAGCTTGACCGGACCTTTTATCATTATTCTATGAGGATCCAAAAGTGTCGTGTCTGCTCCCAATTTATCAAGCTCTTTATAATAGAATGCTCTTTTTTCATAAGGCCAGTCATGGATTAAAGTTTCTCCCTTGGCTTGCGTGGCCATAACTGCAAAAAAGGGAAGATTGTCCATGTTGAGGCCGGGAAAAGGCCTCGGCGCTATTTTCTCTGTGAGGGCGGTGAGCTTGGATGGAGCGGTTTTGATATCTACGAGATCAGTCTTTCCGTTCATAGATTTGTACGGCTTTGTCTTAGTGTACTTGAATCCCATTTTTTCCAGTTTTAGAAGCTCCAGCTCCAGGAATTCGATCGGACAGCGCTTGATCAATATGCTCGAGTTCGTGACAATAGCCGCCGAAATAAAAAACATTGATTCTATAGGATCTTCGCTCAGGTAGTACTCCACCTTTTCGCTTATTTTTTGTTTACCATGCACGTGTAAAGTCGTGGTACCAACGCCTTCAATCTTTACGCCAATGGTTTCAAGAAAGAAGCACAGCTCTTGTATCTGGTAATTGGCGGACGCCATTTTGATCGTGGTTTGTCCCGGTATGAGTGCGGCAGCCATAATCACGTTTTCCGTCACGGTATCTCCGGACTCGTATAAAACAATTTCCGCGGGCACGAGCTTGCCCCGCGAAATCAAATATTCATTATCTCTTGCTTCTATCTTTATCCCAAGATTTTCCAGTGCAAAGAAATGAGGACGTACTGTTCTTGAACCGAGCGTGCATCCTCCGGCGAGAGGTATGCTGAACTTTTTCATTTTGTGCAGGAGTGGGCCAACGAGCAATATTATGCTCCGTATTTTGGCGGCCGCTTCAATATTGATGCTGTGCATTTCAAACTTATCCGGAGGAGTTATTTCCAAATCATTGCCTGCCCACTTTACCGCGACGCCAATGCTTTCGAGAACCTCCACAAGGCGGTATACCTCCTCGATTTTTGGCACATTTTTTATCACACTCCGGCTATCATTGAGAAGGGCCGCGCATATCACGGCAACCGCGCCGTTTTTTGAATTTTTGACGCTGACTGTTCCTTTAAGTTTTCTTCCCCCTTCAATTTTTATTGATAAGTTACGGTCGGCCACTTTGATGACGTTTTTTTCCAGAGCATCGCTGATTTTCAAAAGCATCTCAGCCGAAAAATTTTGCTCCCCATTCTCAAAGCGCGCCACGACACTTTGAGTGGTTCCGAGTTTGTCGGCGAATTGACTTTGTGTTATGCCTCGCTCTTCGCGCAATTCTTTAATAAGTTTTGCTATGGGTTGCAGCTTGTTCATACGGATTATTAATGTTAATAAGTTTAGTATAGCATAGCATATATGCTATACATAATGCAAGAGGTACTGCCTCTGTAATCCCTCACAACCCCGACGGGCGTCATTCCCGCGAAAGCGGGAATCCAGAGTATGCAGATAAACCCTAGATTCCCGCCTGTGCGGGAATGACAGGGAGGGAGGGAATGACAGAAGAAAAAAATATTACAGTTAGCAGATTTATTTGATCTAGTAAGCGGTTACTATTGAGTAAATTTGACAGAAACGCTAATTGAGTGTACAATATGAGGTGGATAAGAAACGCAGGAATTCCTGCAACGCGTTCGGCGAATCCGGAATATGCCTGTGAGTAACGGGTGAATGTTCGTCAAAAAAAGGTAAATTGTGAGTAACAAAAAAAATGCGGTCGTCGAGACTAACATCTACGAACGTCTTTGGAAATTGTACATCATGGTCGGTAAAATGATCATGGATGGAGTCCGCGATCCTAAAGGGGTTGCGGAAATTCTTCAGACTATCGTAGATGAGGGGGAAGTTTACCTCAAACGTGAGAATGAGGCAAGCTTCGGTGACATTAGGGTCGTGATATTTGAGCTGATTAAGGATGCCACTTTTCAGCTGATGCTTGGACAGCTCGGCGGAAAACGCCGATGCTGGAAAAACACAGAGGAGGCGTCGGCTTTCGCCGGGCAAAACAAGGGAAAGCTCGGTCCGAACGGCAACTTCTTTGAGTTAGAGGGAGACTTCGTTGCCTGCGTGCACCTCGACGGGGCCGGTCAGCCCTACGTGTACTACGTGTACCCGCTTTCGTACGTCAGCACTTTGTACGCCGAGTCTCAGCATCGCGTGTTCTCTCTGCAACCGTAACTTTGTTGCTGGGAAAAACAAATATCAACCGCTCTGCACGGAATTCCGTTCGCAAGAGCGGTTTTCCTTTTTATACCCCCTTGATTCTTTTAATCTTTAACCTTTTTAATTTTGCTATACTAAAAATCGTAGTAGCGACTCAGGCGCTATCTGGCAGAAAACTAAGGACGGACAAGCGCTTTACCGTTGGACTTGACAAGTATGCTGATATAGTATACAATGCTGACTAGATAGTAGGCCTTGTCACTTCTATTCCAGTATGAGACTCCACATAAAAAGAGTATTACCTTGGCACTGCGAGTGTCTTGGAATGGGCCGGAAACCCCTCGACTGCACGAAAGGCAAGAAAAGGAACATTGAATGAAAACAGCAACAGCTCGGTTCATCGACAAACGTGTCGTGAGACACATCGCGCGAAAACACTATGGCATGACCTTTTGCGAGGAGTATGCCATGCACCGGAGAAACCAAAGAGAGAACACGTCGTGGCCTGCTACGCTTGCAGTCATCATGACTTTGGTCTGCGCTCTGGCCTGTGCCATCATCCCGTTCAAAATGAAGGGAGAATACTGGATGACCACATTAGCCTGCGCGTGCATCTGCCTGTCCTTGTTTCTCTACTGTGCGATGATGCTTTGTGCTCAAGAGTGCAAGTACAATCGTTGGTGGAAGCAAATCAGACACACGGTTAGCCAATTCAAGGGCATGATTAAGTGTCCGAAAGACAACTGCCCACCATGGGATGAACTCCTCACTCGTGCGCAGAGATTCTTGACAGACAATGGAGGTAGAATTGTCAGTCTTGAGGGAAGTGCAGAAAGAGCCCTAGATTCGTTGCAAACTCTAGCGACGATCGCAAAGAAAGATGTTTCTCGCGTAAGTGAAAGGGAAAACCTTCTGAGAATAAAGGAGGTAGAAAATGGCATGGCCTTCATGAGAAACTCTGTCGCAGACCTAAAGGAGTTGAAAGAAAACTTCAAAGGGTCCTTCTACCTCGCGAAGCAAGTGTTGGGCGATTCCCTTGACAACGGCCATGGTTTCGGCGCGTTCATGCGGCGAATAGAAAAAAATGCTAATGCTTAAACCATAGCGCAACTCGCCTGAAATTCGTTACCTGTTTTTACACAGACGCCGCGACTTCACCGTCCGGCGTCTTTTTTATTTACAAATAAGATTAGCGACAAACTGTCTATTTAGTTTTCTAGAATCTTATTTGCTACGTTCGCTTTCAAGTAATTTAATTTTCATCCTCTGGCGTAATGTAACCATTCTCTTTGAGAAGAGTCCTGGCTTCACCCACTGTTAAATTACCCATAAAACCATTTTCATCTGTTGACAACCACCTAAATTTTTCTAAACGTTGGTCTTTCTTTTCTTCTGGACTAGAAAAATAAGATTCTCTTAAATCTCCCCCTTCAACTTTACTGTTAGCAACTTTTGCAAGGGTGTCGCCGTCAAAACCCCTTCTGGTGAGTTTGGCAAGCAACACAGACAACCCTTGAGCATCATTGGCGTTCAAATTCTTAATTTTTTGTAGAAACACTTTCCCCGCTTCTTCTGTTGAAACTTCATGTGATTGAGGTGTAGCAACGGTGTAGCAAGGACCGTCCTTGCTACTGGACAGAGCATGACTGTCCCCATTGGCCCCGGCGGCGGCGCCACTCTGGAATTTCTCTCTAAGGGGACATTGCCCGGAATCAAAGCGCTTTGAAAATTCCCTTTTGAAATGCAATTGCATTTCGCTAGGGAATTTACCTTTGAGTAAAAATTTGACAGAAACGCTAATTGAGTGTAAAACATAATACGTAAAGTTCTTTTAAAAATTTTGAGAGAGTTTGCATTCGCCATAGCGGAAAGGGGCTTAAAATTAGGCTTTTCTCTGCTGTGGCGAAACATCTTTTGCTTAATAACTCTTTCGTTCGCTTGATATTAGTCGAGGAGTGAAAGAAATAGGTAAGAAAGATGCGTTTGCCGGCAAAAACAAAAATGAATAATCAAACTGCGGCCACTCTCGCGGCCATCGCTAATGCTGTTGATTGGGAAAAAACAGGTTTTGACCAGCAGGCCATTATCGAAGCGGCGAACCAAGGCAAACTTGGTGGCCCGCTAACTTCATGGCTTGTCACTCAAGAGTGGAATCAGATTGGCGCTTACCGCCACCCACTCTTCAAGTTCAATATTGGAGCGACCGACGGCAAGGATACCCACGCGACGGCGCGAAAGGTTTTCCCTGCTGGCTTTGATTCTGATTTTGAAAACTGGGGTATTGTATTCTCGGGTGTTGCGCCTGAGATGGAAGTCGCGTCCTACGAGCTTATTCGGAACGGGAAGTTTTCGGACTTTCTCGGCAACACAGTTGCAGAGCTCGAAAAGTGCCGCATGCTCGGCAGCCAGTTTCTGAAGATTTGCCGAGATACTCCCGACAAATTTAAAAACAGCAACCGAGCCAACTTTTTTGTCCTTACAAAGGGCGATGAGTCGGTCGCGAAAAACCTAAGCAATGTCTTCGTTCCCCGCGTGTATGTCTTCGACGACAGCAAGCTCAACTATAGACCCTGTGTATAACTTAAAATAGCTCTGTACAGAGCCGTTTTGTTTTTCTTGCTTTGTTTTTTAGA